>Ga0156438_130_pt1 | contig 43877 bp, 35 predicted proteins | sample RifOxyA2_FD_108081 | JGI IMG/M metagenome (GOLD analysis project Ga0156438, IMG submission 108081) | candidate division WOR-1 bacterium RIFOXYA2_FULL_41_14 | reverse complement strand
GTTATGATGAAAAAAATAAATTGCTATACTTCGAATCGGCAGAAGTATCTCCTATACAACGTCACGTATATTCAATTGATATTAATGGAAATAACAAAATACAACTCACTCAAAAATCTGGTAAAAACGAACCGTATTTCAGCAAAAGTTTTAAATATTTTATTAATGTGCATTCCGATGCTAATACGCCTTATATGACAACCTTAAATGATTCGAAAGGTAAACAAATTCGGGAGTTTGAAGTAAATAAATACAATACCGTATTACTCGAAAAAATGAAAGAGTACGGCTTTGCTAAAAAAGAATTTTTAACCATTAAAACTGAAAATAATATTACATTAAATGCTTGGATGATTAAACCGTTAAACTTTGACCCAGCAAAAAAATATCCTGTTTTCATGTATGTTTATGGAGGACCTGGACATCAAACTGTAATGGATGAATTTGACTATAACTCAGTTTGGTATCAATTGCTAGCACAAAAAGGATATATCGTTGTTTCTGTTGATACAAGAGGTTCTGGTGCTAGAGGTGCTGATTTTAGAAAAGTTACATACGGACAACTTGGTAAATATGAAACCATTGACCAAATCGATGCCGCAAAATATTTAGGAACCTTGCCTTACGTAGATAAAACAAGAATTGGAATTCAAGGTTGGAGCTATGGCGGCTATATGTCAACTTTATGTCTTTCGAAAGGATCCGATGTTTTTAAAATGGCAATTGCTGTTGCACCTGTAACAAATTGGAGATTTTACGACAGTGTTTATACTGAAAGATATATGGGTTTACCCCAAAATAATGCCGATGGTTACGACGATAATTCTCCAATTAATCATGTAGAGAAAATAAAAGGCAAATTTTTATTGGTTCATGGAACCGCTGATGATAATGTTCATTTTCAAAATTCGATGGAACTTGTTGATGCATTGGTGAAGGCAAATATTCAATTTGACATGCAGTTTTATCCGAATAAAAATCACAGTATATACGGAGGAAACACGAGATTACATCTTTTTACAAAAATGACTTCATTTGTATTAGAAAATTTGTAAATTTGCAAACCTTTAAAATTGCCCAGGTGGTGAAATTGGTAGACATACCAGCTTGAGGGGCTGGCGCCGTCAAAAGCATGCAAGTTCGAGTCTTGTCCTGGGCACTTTTTTTAAATCATTTTACAGATGAAGAAGTTCGTAGCACGAATTAATACAATTGTTAGTAATAATCATGCCGGTTCGGTACAATTGATTGATGACCTTGTGGTTGCATGCGAAGATTTTCTTCACCATAATCATGAAAATGATATTAATGTTATCAACAGAATTATTATTGACCAGCTACTTAATGTTGCCAATAAACATATTCAATTGGTGGCACTTTATAAATTCATAAATGAAATACTCTTTGTAATTGAAAATGAACCTAATTCAAAGCTTCCAATATTAAATTTTCTTACAAGTTATAAAGAAAAATGGAATGAAAGTTTGAATCAAATATTCGACAATATTACTTCGATGGCGAGCTTAAACAATAAAACCCTTTTATTGCATAGCAGTAGTACTTCAATTAAGTATTTTTTAAAACGTATAGCTGAGAATAACATTCTGCTAACTATTTATCAAACAGTCTCGCATCCAGCTAAAGAGGGGATAGTACAAGCAAAATGTTTGTCAGAATATGGACACAAAGTAGTTTTGATTGAGGATGCTGGAATAGGTAAAATTATTGATAAAATCGACTTGGTTTTGTTGGGAGCTGATGCGGTATTAGGAGATACGTTTATTAATAAAATTGGAACTTCGTATTTATGTCACGCTTCTTATAAATCGAAATTACCAGTTTTTGTCATCGCTGACACGCGAAAATACATACCAAATACAGAACACACAAGTAGTTATATCAAAACATTGTTAAATGAAACACTGAAATCGGAAAAAGAAATATTTTCTGATGATAATTATGAAAATATTTCAGTCCAAAATTATTATTACGAAGAAATTCCATCGAAATTAGTTTCAGTTTATATAAACGAAGAAGGCGTTTTTACTACAAAAAAAATAAATCATTATATTAATTCGATTGAAGTAACATCACAGTTATTTAATTTACACCATTGATTTAATTAGACATAGTGCTTATAAAAAAAATGAAAATAGTCCTTTTTGCAATTTTTACTATATTTTTAAATCAACTGATCTTTGCTCAAAAAGTTGAATCTGCCGATAAAAGTGATGCGTATTTGATATATAAAAAACTCCCATTAGACGAAAATGAAAAAATGATGTTTGAAGAAAGTTTTGATTTAGAAAAAGAATCAGAAATTTGGATAAATTCAAGACAAAAACTTAGAATAAAAGTCAAAGAAATTATTGATTCTCCAAAATCAAACACAGCTCAACTCGAAAATTTAAAAGAGGACATAAACGAAAAATCGTATGACATTGATGAATATTACGAGATTATTAACGAAACTCGTAAAAAAATATATTTGAAATATTTGAAGCAAAAAAAGAGAAATAAGCTAAAAAACGAACAGGAAAATGAAATTAATAAGCTTATCGAGCAAGCCGAAACATTTTTTTATCGAACCGAAGAAATCAGAAAAAGGGCATATAAGTTAGATGATTTCAATCAAACTTGTCAAGCTCTTAATAATGCTGTCGATTTTGAAAATATGGGAATAAAAAAGCTTGAAAAAGCATTAAAAATTCTACTAAGCCTTTAACAGCATCAATAATCATTATTTTAAACGAAAATGTTTCTCTTTTAAATTTACATGCCATTTAGGATAAAAACTAGATTATTTCACGGCTCTCAAAATATGTCTTTTCCCTGGAGGACCAGCTAGTTTTTCAACATTAAACCCAATGTCAATAAGCCTACGTCGAATTTCTCCTTTCGAAACATAAGTTATGAGAATCCCTCCAACATTCATACTATTATATATTTTTTGAAAAATTTCTCGTGTCCACATTTCAGGCTGAGTATTTGGAGAAAAAGCGTCGAAATAAATTAAATCGTATTTGTTTTGAAATTGATAATTTGTAAAATCTGTGATATTTTTTTTGAGTTTAAAAGTGGGAGAGAGTTCAATACTTGAATCGCTACGGTGTATTTTTTCAAAAATGGATTTATCAATCTTCAGTTCTGCCGAGAAATTTAAATTTTTAAATTCTGATTCTATAATCGGATAAAGTTCAATGGTTTCGTAAGTAACAAATTTATTAAGTTTTTTGGCTTCAATATAGGTTAAAATTGCATTTAAGCCTGTTCCAAATCCAACTTCGAAAACAGTAATTTCATTTTTAATAAATAAATTGAAAGCCGATTCGATAAAAATATGCATAGACTCTTGAATCGCACCATGTTGTGAATGATACGATTCATTAAATCTATTGCTGTATATTGAGTGAGAGCCATCATCGGTTTTGAAAATGGCATTTTTAGTTGTCATTAAATTGAATCCTTTTCGCTTGCTTCTTCTTTTTTAGCTTTAATAACATTTATTTTAATTTCTTCTTTCTTGCTATCGAAGCCAATATTGATAGTATCTTCCTGACTAATAGACGAATTAATAATAACTTCAGCCATTGGGTCTTCTAAATATTTTTGAATGGCTCGCTTTAGCGGTCTTGCTCCAAATTGAATGTCGTAGCCTTTCGAAGCAATAAAGTCTTTTGCTTGAGCCGAAATCTTAAATTTGTACCCTAAGCCTTCGATTCGTTTATATAAACCTTTAATTTCGATATCAATAATTTTATGAATATCGTCAATAGATAGATGATTAAACATTATTACATCATCAAGACGATTCAAAAATTCAGGGGCGAATGCTTTTTTTAAGGCTTTTGAAATAATACTATTCGAAGCATCTTTCATACCTTCTTCTCGTGCTTTTGTATCAAAGCCAACCCCACGTCCATATTCTTTTATTTCGCGAGAGCCGATGTTCGAAGTCATAATAACAATTGTATTTTTGAAATCAATTCTGCGTCCTAAACCATCAGTTAAGCGACCTTCGTCTAAAACTTGTAACAAAATATTGAAAACATCAGGATGAGCTTTTTCAATTTCATCAAGCAAAATAACAGAATATGGTTTTCGTCTGACTTTTTCGGTCAATTGTCCGCCTTCTTCATATCCAACATAGCCTGGAGGAGCCCCGACTAATCGCGAAACAGAAAATTTCTCCATATATTCGCTCATATCAATTCGAATAAGAGCATCATTATTATCGAATAAAAGATTAGATAATACTTTAGCTAATTGAGTTTTTCCAACTCCTGTTGGACCTAAGAACACAAAAGTTCCAATTGGTTTATTTGGATCTTTTAAACCGGCTCTATTTCTATGAATTGATTTTACGATTTTTTCTATGGCTTCGTTTTGACCGATAACTCTACTTCTAAGTTCATCTGCCATTTTTATTAGCTTTGTCCCTTCAGCTTGAGCAATTCGCTGAGCAGCATTACCAGAGGCAAAACTTTCTAAATGTTTAAAACCACCACAACCACATTCAACCTTTGGAAATTGAGGCAAAACAAAATGCCCAATTTCCCCTTTAACCCCCATTTCTCCAATTGGAACATGGTCTGTTTCAAAGTTAGCTGAGCCAACCCCAGAACTAACTGTAATTATAGTAAAGCGACTCACCCCTTCCCTCCCGGCCTCTCCATCAACTGCCTCACGAAAAGCCATTGGCACCATATCATTAGCAATAAGAGGTCTTACTCCTGTCTCATCTTGAACCATCTGGGCTAAGGCCACATTGCCAACATCTTTTCCCCAAATGTTCGGGGCTTTTACCACCACTCCATCACGAGTTACTGGACCAGCAAAGGAAGCCCCAATCAAATCAATTGAACCATAACTTTCAACGATCTGAGCAATTTTAGCTGCTAAGAGTCCTGGCAAATTAGCAGGTTCAACGTCAGTCTGATTTTTAACATTAGGGGTGCTTTCCCTTTTTGTCTCCCCAGAAAAAGTAATTTTCCCCTTTCTTCGATCAATCTCAAAAGGCGCTACCCGGAAACCTGTTCCACCAATATCTAAAGCTAACCCTCTTAGATTGAACAATCCCACTCTTCTTCTAATCTGTGCCGGTATATAATCACACACTCTTCGTAACATTATAACAAGTCTCCTTTTTAATATTTATTCTGATCCACAAGTACATCTGCCATTTTTTTTAAAAATTTCACTTTATTTTAGATTTATTGAGAATTTGTTTAGTAAGTCGAATCGGCCTCGTTCAGAATCTTCTGCTCTATCGAGGTGTGCGGGCCCAGGGGTTCAATGCGGGGATCATGCTTGGCAATGACCGAGAGAATTTCACCGGAAATGCCAATCTTTTCTAAAAGATCAGCCCCGATTTGACCGTGATGCTTGTGGAGATAATAACGGCGAAAACGCAAATTAGTCTCTCCCTTTTCGGCCAGAAAATCATAAAAGGTGGGCAAAAAGAAACGGATAATGACCAGAATGGCTTTTGTGATAATTGAGCTCTTTTCCAATATTTTACCAATATCATGTAAAAGGCCTAACCGAACCAGTTTGCGTTGGTCAAGCTCTGGATGAAAGGCTGCCTCAGCCAACATCTTGCGAGCAACAACTACAGCATGTTTTTTCTCAAAACCAGCTAATTGATTAAATAAAGACCTTTCTTGAATGGTTAAGTAACCACGCACAAAAATTTCATCTTCATTCTTGTAACGACAGAACAAACCAAAGTAGAATTGCTTGCAGCGATAGATAATCTTACCTAGCATCAATAGCCCGTCTAAGCGAGGCGACAAATTTAATGGCTTGAGTGATTTTCTTTTTACCAATCAAGTCAACAATAGCAGAACCAACAATAACCCCATCAGCAATATTAGTCGCCTCAGCTGCTTGTTTGGGGGTAGAGATGCCAAAACCAATCGCAATTGGCAGTTGAGAGTAGTTTCTAATCCGTCCAACCATGTTCTGTAAATCAGTGGACAACCCCTGACGTTTTCCTGTGATCCCAGTAACCGAGATTAAATAGATAAACCCCGAAGACTTATCAGCAATTAATTTGATCCGCTCTTCAGTGCTCGTCGGCGCCACTAGATATATGCCGTCGACTGTCGACTGTCGACTGTCAACTGTCGACCCCTCTGGTGGTAAGTCTGGCACTATCACCCCATCAACCCCCACCTTTTCACATTGTTGATAGAATTTTTCAACCCCGTACTTGAGCACCAAGTTATACGAAAGCATAAAGCAGATTGGGATTTGGGTTTTCTTTCTGACTTTAGCAACTAACTTAAAACAATCTGCCAGCGCAACATCTTTCTTTAAAGCCCTTTGATGCGAAGCCTGAATCACTGGTCCATCAGCTAAGGGATCAGAAAATGGTATACCAAGCTCAATAATGTCTGCCCCAGCTTTCTCAAGCTGGTAAATTAGCTTTTCTGTGGTGGAAAGATTGGGATCACCAGCTGTTATATATGTAATAAGGGTTTTGCGCTTTTGGAAGGCTGCTGCGATTCTTGACATGGGAAAAGTATAACATAAAGCTTTTTCGGGAAAAAGGAAAAGAAGTGAAATTTTGCTAAAAAGTGTCGATATATCTTGGAGAGGAAGACAAGAAAAATGAGTGCTTTAGTTGATTTTTTCTCTGATATAGGCTCAAGGTTGTGGTCTGGCTCAACTTCAACAATCAGTGCTACTGGCTGCGGCGGAAAGGCAACTGGTCCTTCTGATGATGCTTCCAAAAGCGAGACCAATCAGCCCCTTGATTCAAGAGGGGCAGATAAGAGGGTTGATCTGCAAATCAGAGATATGAGATTAGATCGAGGGAGAGATAAAATACACTTCCCTGATTTTCCAGTTCCCGACAAACCAAGGCCAGACTCTGGGCTTCCTGACAAAAAAAATGATCAAAAAATCCCGGATATAAAAATCCCCCTAGACAAAACGATCCCACCTGATAAAAATATCCCTACTGAAAAAACCAATCCAGACCTTTATAACCCTTGTGGGCCAGGGACATATACACAATACTACATGAACGCTGGGGCAGTAGGCGCCTTCCCTGGGGTTCCGTCAGGTGGAATAGTCTATGAAAAGGATGGGAAAACCAAAGTAGATGGAACAGATGCTGGGGGAAAATGCGGCTCAACTGGCGCTTTAATTCAGTGGATCAGAGTTGGGAATGATGGCATCAAGCAGCCTCCCGACAAAACTCAACCCAATTACGTAAGTCCCAATGACGTTTTACATGGGTCATATCGAATTGGTGATGACACTGCAACCAATATGTTTACACAATTAGACGGGGCATTTTTTAATATGCTCGCAGGTTGTTATCCTGGCACAAATACCTCTGCAGCACAATTTTTTGTTAGGGTCTGGAATGGCACGTCCCCTCAAACAGCCACTCATTACGGGGATTCAAAGTTGCTTACCCCAAGCACCAGCCCCCTTACCCCTACACCAGAATATGAAATTGGCAATCTAACACTCAATATTCCCACACCTTGAGGACAATAAAACACTCAACAGGGTTTCTTTAATAATAGTATTAGTGATTTGCGGTAGAAAGAAGAAACTAAAGCTACCAACGAAAAGTCCTTTAGCTATTCAATTAACAAGTTCGAGTAATTAGCGGCAGCTTCTCACTTCATCAACATCCTTGTCTCCACGACCAGAGAGGCAAACGACAACTGTTTGGGTTTTGTCCAATTTTGGGGCTAGTTTTTTTAAATAAGCAATGGCGTGGGAAGATTCCAGTGCCGGAATAATTCCTTCAACTTTTGAGAGCAATTTAAAAGCAGCTAAAGCTTCTTTGTCGCTTACCGTAACATAAGTTGCCCGACCAGATTCTTTCAAATAACTATGCTCAGGGCCAACGCCTGGATAATCTAGTCCCGCTGAGATTGAATGAGTTGGGAGAATTTGCCCCGTCTTGGATTGCAATAAATATGAATGTGCCCCGTGGAGTACTCCTGGTTGGCCAGCACATAAAGCTGCTCCATGCTGACCCGGTTTAAGTCCTAATCCCCCAGCCTCTACTCCAACCATCTTTACTTCACTATCATCAAGGAACTCATAAAATAGTCCAATTGAATTTGAACCGCCACCAACACAAGCAACCAAATAATCAGGCAATTTCTTTTCTGCCGTCATAATTTGACCCTTGGCTTCCCGGCCAATAATTGCCTGAAAGTCACGAACCATAATTGGATATGGATGAGGCCCAACACAGGAACCTAAACAATAAAAAGTATCTTTGGAGTGCGCCATCCAGTCGCGCAAAGCTTCGTTGGTGGCATCTTTAAGAGTTTTGCTGCCAGATTTGACTGGCACAACTTTTGCCCCCATAAGTTCCATCCGAAAAACATTTAAAGCCTGTCGTTTGACATCTATTTCTCCCATGTAAACAATGCATTCAAGACCGAAAAGCGCCGCCGCTGTTGCTGTTGCCACCCCATGTTGCCCTGCCCCTGTTTCAGCAATGATACGAGTTTTTCCCATTCGTCCGGCTAAAAGAATTTGACCAATAGTATTATTAATTTTATGGGCACCGGTATGAGCTAAGTCTTCGCGTTTTAAATAAATTTTAGGGCCTGCGAAAACCTCGGTTAATCTTTCAGCATAATATAGTGGGGTTGGTCTGCCTACATATTGTTCCAGATAGTAGTTAAGTTCTGCTTGAAAACCATCATCCTCTTTAACAGTTTGATAAGCCACTGCTAATTCTTCGAGTGCCGGCATCAGGGTTTCCGGCACAAACCTGCCCCCAAATTGCCCAAAATGGCCACTTTTGTCTGGTAGGTTCTTTAACGTCATGGTGAGATTATTATATTCTATTCACTATAGTGGGTCAAACAAAACAAGACTGTGGTTGAAGAGGAAGCAGCTGTTTAAGAACATCAGTGAACCAGGATATCAGAACGAGAGCATCAGAGAAACAGAATATTAGAAAACCAGAGCAAAAAATTTTGTCTGATATTCTGTTTATCTAATAATCTGATATTCTGGCTCTGATACACTGATTTTCTGATGCTCTATTCTGCACCTTGAGCAATCCTCCTGAATCCTATATAATTTACATCTACTCAAAAAAAGGGAGAACTCTATGAAATGCGATAAATGCCAAATTAGACCGGCTCACATCCATGTAACAAAGATTGTCAATGGCAAGAAAACAACCAAACACCTCTGCGAAACCTGTGCCGCACAAGAAGGCCTAATGCCAGGAGCACACCCTTTAAGCGGTGGCAGCTTTGACGACATTGGTATTCCCGGTTTTTTTGAGTTCCCCGACATATTTGCTTCCTTATTTAAACGCCGGCCCACCGAGCGCTTTTATGATTACTTTTCCCAGGAAGCTCAAAAAGTTCTCCAATTAGCCTCTGAAGAAGCTAAAAGATTAGGCCACGACAATGTCCGCACCGAACATCTGTTACTCGGTTTGATCAAAGAAGAGGGTTTGGTTTCCAAAATCCTCCAAACTCTGGGCATAGATCTGGTTAATCTTTTCTCTGATGTGGAATCAATGATTGGCCGCGGTGAAGGAGCCCCTGACAAAATTATCCTCTCCCCTCGAGCCAAAAAATCACTCGAACTAGCCTACAATGCCGCTCGCGAATTAGGCTTCAACTATGTTGGGCCGGAACATATTTTGCTAGGCATCATCCGCGAAGGAGAAAGCATTGCTGCCCAAGCCCTGCATAAAAGAAAAATCACTTTTGATAAGGTTGCTAAAGAAATAATTGTTGAAGTAGAAAAAGCCTTGGGGGAAGAATCCAGCTCTGACGAAGAAGATTTTCCCGAAGAGATGGAGTCAGATATGGGTGGACCACAATCTATGTTTGGTTTCCCCGGCCTGGGAATTGGTGCTCCTCCTAAAAAGTCCAAACCGGCTCTTTCCAGTTATGGCCGCGATCTAACTGCCCTGGCCAAAGAGGGTAAACTTGACCCAGTTATTGATCGTCATAAAGAAATTGATCGAGTTATTAGAATTCTCTCCAGAAGAACCAAGAACAACCCTGCCCTGCTTGGTGATCCCGGGGTCGGCAAAACTGCCATTGTTGAAGGTTTGGCGGAAAAGATTATTAAAGGCGAAGTGCCTGAAACTTTAAGGGACAAACAAGTTATTTCTCTGGATCTGGGCGGCTTAGTTGCCGGCACAAAATATCGCGGCGAGTTTGAAGCCAGGGTCAAAAAGATTTTAGATGAGGTTCTAGCCAAGAAAAGAAAAATTATTTTGTTTATTGACGAGCTCCACACCTTAGTCGGCGCTGGTGGAGCAGAAGGGGCTATTGATGCCGGCAATATGCTCAAGCCTGCCCTGGCTCGAGGAGAGTTGCAAGTGATTGGCGCCACCACCTTAGACGAATATCGCAAACATATTGAAAAAGACGCTGCCTTGGAGCGACGATTTCAGCCGGTTTTAATAAATGAGCCGAGCGTTGAACTGACTATAGAAATATTAAAAGGGATTCGCGACCGTTACGAACAACATCACAATGTTAAGATCCCGGATGCAGCGCTGATTGCGGCAACCTCCTTGGCTGACCGCTATATTTCTGATCGCTTTTTACCTGATAAAGCTATTGACGTCATGGACGAAGCTGCAGCTAAGGTTAGAATGCGCTTACTTTCCCCTGTTAAAAATGTTCAAGCACTAAGGCGCGCCCTAGAAAAAGCTGAAAGAGAAAAAAACGCCCTGCTCTCCTCACAAAAGTATGAAGAGGCTGCCAAAATACGGGATAAAATTGTTGAAGCTGAGAAAAAACTAAAAAAACTCGAAGAATCCCACAACGCCGAAGTTGCCGAAGGCGACGCCATGGTGACGGAAGACGACATTGCGGAAATTGTTTCGGAATGGACAGGAATTCCGGTTGTTAAACTGACTGCCGCGGAAACGGAAAAACTTACCAAAATGGAAGAAGAGCTGCACCAGCGAGTTATCGGCCAGGACGACGCTGTACGGGCAATTTCTCAAGCAGTGCGCCGCGGTCGAGCCGGCTTAAAACCACCCCAACGACCTGTTGGTTCTTTTATCTTTGCCGGACCTACCGGGGTAGGAAAAACTGAAGTTGCTAAACGCTTAGCCGAGTTCTTATTTGGCACCCAAGATGCTTTGATTCGTCTAGACATGTCCGAGTTCATGGAAAAACACACTGTTTCCAGATTGGTTGGCGCACCTCCCGGCTATGTTGGTTACGAAGAAGGGGGCAAATTAACCGAAGCGGTCAGGAGAAAACCTTATTCTGTAATTCTTTTTGACGAAATCGAAAAAGCCCATCCAGATGTTTTTAACCTGATGTTACAAATATTGGAAGATGGCAAATTAAGTGACGCCAAAGGCCATGCAATTGACTTTAAAAACACGGTTATTATTATGACCTCAAACGTGGGACAAAAATATATTGCCTCTCAAGGTCCCATCGGTTTTATGGCCCAAGAAGATCGCGAAGCCAGCTATGACAAGATGAAAGAGACTGTCATGGATTCTATGAAACGTGATTTTCGGCCGGAATTCTTAAACCGTATTGACGAAATAATTGTTTTCCATGCTTTAACCGATAAAGAATTAACGATTATTGCCGGTTTAATGATTACTGATGTCCAAAAACAAATGAAAAATCAAAATATGTTTCTTGAGGTAACCGATGCTGCCAAAGAACTCATTGTTAAGAAAGGGTTCGAACCCAAATTCGGAGCCAGGCCATTGCGACGAGCAGTGCAAACTTTAATCGAAAACCCACTTTCTAACCAGATAATTGAAGGTGATTTTAAGCCAGGGGATAAAGTTAAGGCCGACGCTGACGGCCTGCCTGCCGGCAGGCAGGGCAAAAAGATTGTTTTTGAAAAAGTTGGCGAAGTTCCAACTAAAGATGTTACTACCATAATAAAAGAAGACGTAAGAAAAGAACCTCCTGCTAAAACTGCAAAAGTTAGAGCCAAGAGAAAAAAGAAGTAGTTTTTCTGGAGAGTTGTCTCTATTTTGTTCTCTTCCTCGACTTACTTCGGCAATTTTGTTAGAATTTTGTCATGAAGGATAAATATTATTCCCTGGTCATGTTCCCCTACCCCTCTGGCAATATCCATATGGGGCATGTGAGAAACTACGCGATTGGTGACGTGATTGCTCGCTATAAAAGGATGAAGGGCTTTGACGTTCTTCACCCGATTGGTTGGGATGCCTTTGGTATGCCGGCAGAAAATGCTGCCATTAAACACAAATCTCACCCGGAAAAATGGACTGACTCCTGCATCGCCCGCATGCAAAAGCAACTCAAAAGTTTAGGCCTTTCTTATGATTGGGATCGCGAGGTTAACACCAGCAAACCTGATTATTATAAATGGACCCAGTGGATCTTCTTATTAATGTACGAAAAAGGTTTAGCCTACAAGAAAAAAGCTACTGTTAACTGGTGCCCCAAGTGTGCAACTGTTTTAGCCAATGAACAAGTTAAAGACGGGCAATGCTGGCGCTGTGACTCTTTAGTCCAAGAAAAGGCCTTGGAACAATGGTTTTTTAAAATCACCGCCTACGCTGACAGATTGTTAGCTGATCTTGACAAACTCACCGGCTGGCCAGAGCCCGTTAAAATTATGCAACGCAATTGGATCGGTAAATCACGAGGGGTCGAAATTGACTTTAAACTCGCAACTCTAAACTCGCAACTCAAAGTCTACACAACCCGCCCCGACACATTATTCGGCGTAACATACATGGTCCTCGCCCCAGAACACCCCATGGCAATTAAGCTATCAAAAGGAACAGAGCAGGAAAAAGCAGTTTTAGCATATATTGAAAAAGCTAAAAATAAAAGCGCCCATGATCGCACTGTAACTCAAACCAAAGAAGGGGTTTTTACTGGTGCATATGCTATTAACCCTGCCAATGGGGAAGAAATCCCTATCTGGATCTCTGATTATGTCTTAATGGCCTACGGCACCGGTGCGGTGATGGCTGTCCCGGCCCATGACCAACGTGACTTCGAGTTCGCCAAGGCTCACAATCTCCCCATAAAAGTAGTTATCAAGGACGGAAACCGCGACGCCCGCCTTGCCGAGCAGGCGAGGCAGGTTCAGTCGCAGGTTTCCAACAACCAGGCTTTTGTCGACCAAGGCATAATGGTCAACTCCGCCCAATTTGACGGCCAACCATCTGCTGAGGGATTGAAAAATATCGGCAACTGGCTGGAAAGCAAAAAAGTTGGACAGTGGAAAACAAATTATAAACTTAGAGATTGGTTAATTTCTCGCCAACGATATTGGGGCGCTCCCATTCCCATGATCTATTGCGAAAACTGTGGCCCTGTTCCTGTGCCTAAAGAACAATTGCCAGTTGTTTTGCCAACTGATGTTAAGTTTACCGGCGAAGGGGCTTCACCTTTGACCACTTCTAAAACATTTCTCAGCACTAAATGTCCAAAATGTGGCGGAGAAGCTAGGCGAGAAACAGATACCCTCGATACTTTTAACTGCTCTTCCTGGTACTATTTTAGATATTGCGATCCTCATAATGATCAAGAACCTTTTAGCAAAGAAAAATGCCAAGAATGGATGCCAGTTGATCAATATATCGGCGGGATTGAACACGCCATTCTTCATCTACTCTATTCTCGCTTTTTTACTAAAGTTTTATTTGACGCTGGCTTGAGTCATGTTGACGAACCTTTTACTAACCTATTAACTCAAGGCATGGTTATTAAAGATGGCGCTAAAATGTCAAAATCCAAGTGTAACGTAGTTGACCCTGATGAGATTATTAAAAAGTATGGTGCCGACACAGCCAGAATGTTTATTCTCTTTGCTGCCCCACCGACCAAAGAGTTGGAGTGGTCGGACAAGAGTGTTGAGGGTTGTTCGAGGTTTCTCAATCGAGTCAAACGACTTGTGGAAGAGAAATCCAAAGATCAAAGTTCAAAATCCAAAATAAATCCTAAATCCCAAGATCAAATCACCAAAAAATTACATCAAACCATCAAAGCTGTAACCGAAGACATTGAACGCTTCTCCTTTAACACTGCAATCGCCAGACTAATGGAACTAACCAATATAATTCAGGAGACTGATCCTGAATCTTGTGTCCTGAGTCAACTACTCATTCTCCTCGCTCCTTTTGCCCCTTTCACAACCGAGGAGCTTTGGCAAAAACTTGGCAATAAAGATAGTGTCCACAGCCAACCCTGGCCAACCTTTGATCCTAAGCTGATTGTGGAGACAGAAATTACCTTGCCAGTTCAGGTTAATGGCAAGTTAAGGGATACGATTAAAGTAGTCAGCGACACAAGCGAGGCTGAGATTAAAGACATGGCTCAAAAAGCAGAAAAAGTTCAGAAGTTTTTAGAAGGCAAAACCATTCACAAGATCATCTACGTGCCAAAAAGAATGGTTAACATTGTGACCCCTTAAACCTCCGAAGACCAATTGACACCCCTATATAGTTTACTGTATACTTTAAGCATATATGCCACATAACTATATAGAGCAAATCAAGGCCATCCTCAACACAACCGGCCTAAGCCAGGTAGAGCTGGCCAAGAGGCTGGGGATAACATTTGCCGCCCTTAACCGTTGGATCAACAAACATTCAATACCCAGGGCTATAGCACAAAAGAATATCTATGCCCTTTACAAAGAAACTGTTGGCGTACTCCCCTTATCAAAAGAAACAATAAAAAGCCTGCTTTGCTCTCTGGACAAAGAAAAAAAGAAACATCTGAACGTCAAAAAGATCATTAGAGACAATAGAAGTTTTAGAGACGATTTGCTGCTTGAATTAACCCATAATTCTAATGCCATTGAAGGCAGCACCTTAACAAAAAAAGAAACCGAGAGCATAATCTTTGACAAAGCCCAGATTAAGGATAAAAGCTATGTAGAACACTTGGAAGCGACCAATCATGCAGCCGCACTAGAAGCTATCTTTGAAGGGGACTTTACCGGATCAATCACAGAAGCAAAGATAAAGGAACTTCATCGTATCCTTCTCCAGGGCATCAGGCCTGATGCCGGTAAATACTCTAAACACCATCGAGCAATCCGAGGAGTAGAGCTAACTTTGCCTGCTCCAGAGGATCTCCCAGAGGAAATGCAACGTTTTCTAAGAAAAATAAATATAGTTAAAGGAAAGATTGTTGCCCATATTGCCGCTCTACATGCAGATTTTGAGGCCATCCATCCCTTTGGCGATGGTAACGGCAGAGTTGGCCGACTAATAATGATTATCCAGCTGCTTAATGCCGGCTATGCGCCCTGTGTAATTGAAAACAAAAGAAAAGCTGAATATTATGAGGTCCTGGAGCTTGCCCAAAGGCAATCAGAAAGCCACTTAATCAAATTTGTTATTGAAAGCATTTTGCGCGGTTATCAAATCATCAAAAGGCATAAAAAGTAAACTTTTTACGTGCCGAAAAGAATGGTTAATATTGTGGCGCAAAAAAATAAGTCGGATTTCACCAAACTTAACAAAAATGCTAAAATAGATAGATGAAAGACCAATTCGAACAAATCCTCCCCAATGTCCGCAGACCGGCCAGATATATTGGCAACGAGCTTAATTCAATTCATAAGGATTGGGAAACAGTAAAAATAAAAGTTGCCCTCGCCTATCCTGATCTCTACGAAATCGGTATGTCTAACTTGGCCATCCAAATCCTCTACTACATATTGAACAATGAGCCTGATGTGGTTGCGGAGAGGGTGTTTTGTCCTGCTCCAGATTTGGAAGAACAACTTTCTGCTAACAACTTTCCACTTTCCACTCTCGAATCCCTAAAGCCTATCAACCAGTGCGACTTAATTGGCATCAGCCTGGGTCACGAACTAACCTATACAAACATTATCACCATGCTTAAGCTCGGCAATATCCCTATATATAGTAGAGACAGAAAAGACTCGGATCCATTAATTATGGCTGGCGGACCATGCTCCTTTAACCCGGAACCCGTTGCTGAGTTTTTTGATTTTTTTGTCATTGGGGAAGCAGAAGAAGTAATTGTTGAGATTGTTAAATTGTTACAGTGTTATATTGATAAGACTCGACAAGAAAAACTCGAAGCACTGGCGAAACTCCCAGGCATTTTCGTCCCTCAGTTTAACAATTCAACAATGAAACAATCTAACAATAAGGTAGTTAAGCAAATTATTAAGGATTTTAACAACGTTCCTTATCCCATTAAGCCCATTGTCCCATTTATTGAAGCAATCCATGATCGCGCTGTAGTGGAAATCATGCGTGGCTGTAAATGGGGCTGCAAATTCTGTCAGGCGGGCTGGGTATCAAGACCGATGCGGACAAAAAGTATCGAAAAGATAACGACTCTTACTGAACACTTAATTCAAAATACTGGTTATGAGGAATTGTCTCTGATTTCTCTTTCCAGCTCCGACTACCCTCAAATTGATAAACTGGCTAAAAGTTTGGCTGATAAATATTCACAGCAAAAAATTAGCATAGCCCTCCCCTCTCTTAGAAGTAATAATTTCTCTATCAAATTAGCCAAAGAAATCTCTCGAGTCAGGCCAAGCGGGATCACCATTGCCCCAGAAGCTGGCACCCAACGCTTGCGCGATGTCATCGGTAAACAATTAAGCGAAGAGGATATTTTGGAAAGCGTCAAAACAGCTTTTGAGGAAGGCATTGAATCAATTAAGCTATATTTTATGATTGGACTACCTTCCGAAACAGATGAAGACTTGCTGGGAATCTGTGAACTAGCCAGAAAGATACTGCAAACTGGCAAAGCAATTTCCAAAAGAGCCAGAATAACAGTTAATCTCTCTACCTTTATTCCTAAGCCTCATACCCCACTACAATGGGAAGAGCAAATAACAATTGAAGAAACCTTTGCCAAACAAAGATTGATCAAGGAAAACTTAAAAGTAAAAAGCATCCAAGTGCGTTGGCATCATGCAGAAGCTAGTTTCCTTGAAGGGGTCTTTTCTCGTGGGGACAAGAAGCTGGCTAAAGTAATTGAAAAAGCCTGGGAGCTCGGCGCGCGACTTGATGCTTGGTCTGAACATTTCAAATTCGATCTCTGGCAAAAAGCCTTTGCCGAATGTGGCCTTGACCCCAACGAATATTTAAAGGCCCGGGCAAAGGAAAAATCCCTCCCCTGGGATTATATTGATACTGGCGTGCCAAAGGAGATTTTATTACGTGCAGCAGGTTAAAATAAAGTATACCAAAGGCGAAATAATAAAATTTATCTCCCACCGCGACTTGATGAGGGCTTTTCATCGGGCCATCCGTCGCGCCAAACTCCCCATTACCTTTTCTCAAGGCTTTAATCCCCACATGAAAGTCTCTTGGGGACAGGCTCTTAAAGTAGGACAAAGCTCGGAGGGAGAAGAAGCCACCTTACAACTTGATAGCTGGACCCGTCCCAATGATGTCAAAGAACGACTCAACCAACATCTCCCCCCAGGCCTTGAAGTCCTAGAGGCTTTTCTGGTATAATAAACAAGTTATGTACGCTATTATTGAAACCGGTGGAAAACAATACAAAGTTGAAAAGGGTGACATCATTGAAGTAGAGCTTCTTGATGCCGAGAAAAGCATCACCTTCAGCGAAGTATTACTAGTTAGCGATGACGGTAAAGTTGAGATCGGCACCCCTTATGTTAAAGACGCTAAGGTTGCTGCTACAATTTTAGGCACAGGCAAAGACAAAAAAGCCGTCACCTTTAAATACAAAAACAAAACTAACTACCATCGAACCAAAGGCCACAGACAACCTTTTACCAGGTTGCAGATTGAGGAGATAACAAATGGCGCATAAGAAGGCCGGCGGTGCATCGAGAAACGGACGTGATTCAAAAGGTCAAAGACTTGGTGTCAAAACTTCTGGCGGACAAATAATTCCAGCCGGATCAATCATCCTACGTCAACGCGGCACTAATTTTTTCCCTGGTGAAAATGTCGGCATGGGCAGAGATCACACCCTTTTTGCCAAAGCTTCTGGTCTGGTTGTTTTTCAACCCAACAAGCGTGTCAGCATTCAAGAAGCTGCCTGACTTATAGACAGGCTCGCTAAATAATGTCTAAAAACAAATTCAATACTATTGTTATCAAGGTTGGCAGCTCCTCTCTTACTACTTCCGCAGGAAAACTAGACCTTGAAAACCTTAAGAGAATTGTCGCTGAAATAGCTAAGCTCTGCCAGGCCAAGAAGAAGGTTGTTTTGGTCACTTCAGGCGCAATTGTGGCCGGCGCAGAAAAATTGGCTTTAGGCAAACCCAAAACTATTCCGGAAAAACAAGCTGCGGCAGCCGTCGGCCAAGCCCGGCTGATGCGACAATACGAAAAGGCCTTTGAAGAGTTTGGTCTGACAGTAGCTCAGGTTCTCTTAACTAGGGACGCCATTGCTGACCGTGAACGCTATCTGAATGCCCGCAACACTCTCTTAACCCTCTTAGCCGAAAAAGTCGTACCGATTATTAATGAAAACGATACTGTGGCTATTGATGAGATTAAAATTGGCGATAACGACAACTTAGCTGCCTTAGCTGCCAGCCTGATCGGCGCTGATTTATTGGCACTTTTAACGGATGTCGATGGTTTTTATATGAATAACGAAGAAGGAATTTCTTACTTAGTCCCTGAAATAAAAACAATTACAAAAGATGTCGAATCCGCGGCCGGACATTCTTCAACTCAATTGGGAACCGGTGGGATGATCACTAAAATCCAGGCTGCGAAAATTTGCAGTGCTGCTGGCGTTCACATGAGCATAATTAATGCTCGCAAAGATGGCTTAATCAACAAAATTGCTAATGGAGGAAAAGCCGGAACATTATTTATTCCGGAAGGATCAAAGCTAGAAAGCCGCAAACGCTGGTTAGCTCATGGCCTGCAAGTCGAAGGAACGTTAATAGTTGACGCTGGTGCAGAATCTGCTCTCTTGAAGAAAGGAACCAGTCTACTGCCTATTGGTATCAAAAAGATTACCGGCAGCTTTAAAGCTGGTTCACTAGTTAGCATTCGCACAGAAACCCAAAAAGAAGTTGCCCGCGGCTTAGCCGCTCTTGGCCACGAAGAATTAAAAGAACTTATCGGGAAAAAAGATGTTGGCGAAGCTGTTCACCGCGATAATTTGGTTATTTTGTAAACCTTAATTCCCCTTTTATATAACGTGCGGAGTAATCATAAAAATTATTTCGGTTTTTTCTTTTTCTAAGGTCTTATTAGAAAAAAGCGCTCCGGCAAGAGGTAAGTAACCCAACACCGGCAGCCTGGAAACATTTTCTCGCTCTGTTTCAGATAGCAATCCGCCAACCACAATTGTCTCCCCATTTTTAACTCTTAGGGTTGCTTGGGCATTGCGCGTAGAGATTACAGGAAACTCACCTGCCGCAGTTGTTCTCCATTCTGAGATAGAAGAAACCTCAGGTTGAATTGAGGTTATAATCAGGTCATCTTCCCCTAAGCAAGGGGTGATCTTTAACTTTACTCCGGCATCAATATATTCAACGCTCCATTGCACAGTGTTTGATCCGCTGCTAACCGGAACTGCGTAGGGAATACGACGGCCAATATTTATCAAAGCCTCATGGTTATCTAAAGTCGCAATCCTGGGATTGGCGACAACTTTAGCTTTGCCCTCGCCGATCAAGGCATTAACCGTTGTTTGCAAATCTTCCGCCAATTTGGTTCGCTTAGTATCCTTATCGGTTAAAAACTTAAAAACTCCTGCCTGTGATCCATAAGCTATGCCCAACCGCAGCGAGTCTGCTGTAGAAATCTCCAGAACCTTGCTTTCAATCAGAATCTGGGGAATTGGCTGATCAAGAGCAACAATTAACTCTTCACTTTCTTTAAGTTGATCCGGCCTCCCCTGTAAAATAATTACGTTGGCTCTTAAACCAGAGCTAGCTTTTAGGCTGGGCATCATCTTTTCCAGAAGAGAAGCTACCTTATTGGCAGAAAGATGCTTTAGTTTAAATACCTTCGTACCATTACTAAAGGAGCTGGCGGATTGGTCCTGGCCCAAAGTTGAAATTAATATAACCTTGTCCCTTTTCTCATATTGCAGGCCATTAGTTGTTAAAACATAATCAATGGCCTGCTCCGGGGTAACATTGTTTAATTGCAAAGTTGTTCGCTTGTTTTGAGTTAAATTATTATCACCACTTATAACCACATCAAGCCCGGCTTGTTGGGCCAAGGTCTGAACAACATCCAAAACCGCTGCATCAGAAAATTTAACCTGGGAAGTCAATTGCTCAGCGATAGCCATTGACGACACGACAAAGACTGATAAGGCTATTATAATAATCCTGTGCCTATTTCTCATTTGTTCTCCTTTGACAGAGTAACACTACTATTGTAAATATCGCTGACCTTATATCCACAAATACTCTCACCTTGACCGATGACACACCCCCTCCCCCCAACTTCAATTAAAGCTATGTTATTGACCCCACTGACCACGCCAACCAAGCGCACATAGCTTTTAGCCAGGAGAAGGGGTTCGCTGTTCAAGCTTAGAGTTAATTCTTCTGACTGCTCCCCTGTCACATTTCCGTACACATAAACAGGGGCACGTGAGTCAGCCTCAACAGTGGGCTGCGATTCATCAAGAAAAACCTCATCATCTGTTTCTTTAGCCACTATTTCTTTTTCAGTCGGTGCACAAGAAGACAACAATAAAGCAACAAAAATAATCGAGAGCAATTTAGCAAATCTTTTTATCATACTAATCCCATTAGCAATCTTATTACCAGGGTGAGGAAGAATGAAGCAATACGTAAAGCGTAATAAATATTTGCTATTATAACGGCAAAAACATTGTATTTGCCTTACTCATTAGCATTACGCTTTACTCAATGAGTGTCAAGATTTCGGACAGTGGTGAACGATTTTCGCTACACCTGGAAAGGTCCCAGGTACCTGGAAATATGGCCCATAATCTTCTGAGCAAAAAAACCCAAATCTGTTCGTCCACCTAAAACAGCTAGAATAGTCCGCAGCACTTCTTTAGCCTGAGGGGAATGGTCGTGGCGCCAGCGCTCAACTTCTGCACTTAGGAAGGCTTCGGCATCTTCTTCCAATTGATCGCATTGCCGTTGCTTGTCTTCAAACTCTTGGCGTTGAAAAGAAGGGTGAATCCGTTGGTTTAATGTTCGGCGCCATTCTTGCGTCCACCCGCGCTTGCTTAAATAACTATTAGCTATACGACGACCTTCAAGAACAGGATCAAAAAAATCTTCAATCATATTAGATGTCTAGAGTTGTTGTCGTTGTAGGAGTTATATAATATTCGATACTAAAATTCTGCGTCACTGTCTCACCGCTTCCTACCGTAACCTCGGCAGAAGCAGGCCGATATTGTCCCTGAGCCCCAGTGTCGGTCCAAACCTCATAAGTTCCGGCTGGCAAATTAGAGATGGAATAATCACCGGTAGAATTGGTAAAATCAAAATAGGTTGAATCAATATAAACCTTTAAATTGTTGGGTCTGGCACTGGTATTATCTGTAACCCTGCCCTTGATCCAGCCATTGCCTGTTACGGTAACCGAGGAAGCGTCTGTTACTGTCCCATAAGTTGCCACGACTTCCCCTGACCCATTAGAGGTTCCGGCGGAAAACATCCCCGAACTATTAATGGTTCCTATCCCACCAGTTACACTCCAGGTTGGGGTTACTTCAACCAGATAGCCGGAGGTGTTTCTGCCCACAACAGTAAAGGCTTTGGTTGTGTTAATCCCAACAGTTGAACTTGCAGGAGAAACTATCAGGCTGGATAAATCAGCCGCAAGGTCACCACAACCGCCTATGGCGAAAATTCCAAATCCTAAGATCAAAATTCCAAACAAACTCCAAATCCAAAATTTGAAAGTCGAAAATTTAATATTTGGATGTTGGGATTTATTTTGAGCTTTGAGTTTTGAGCTTTGGATTTTAGTCCTGTAGTTTCCCATCTCTCACCACCACCTTACCGCCAACAATAGTGAAGAGGACTTTTCCCTGAAGTTTCCAGCCTGTAAATGGTGTGTTTTTACTCTTGGAAGCAAATTGCAGAGGATCAACTTCCCACTCGGATTTGGGGTCAACAATAATTACATCGGCATCAGCGCCAACAGCAATTCTGCCTTTATTTTTAAAGTTTAGAATCTTGGCCGGGGCGCTGGTTAATTTTGCAACAGCCTCCTTCAGGGTTAGATGTTTTGTGTTAACTAGCTTCGTTAGAACCAGAGCCAAAGCGGTTTCCAACCCGACCAAACCAAAAGCTGCCCGATTAAATTCCACCTTCTTTTCTTCAACATTATGCGGAGCATGGTCAGTAGCAATCACATCAATGGTCCCATCTTTTAAGCCTTTGATTACCGCGGCAACATCTTGAGCGGTTTTCAAGGGGGGGTTGACCTTAGCGTTGGTATCATAATTAGCCACGGCCTCTTCGGTGAGAGAAAAATAGTGCGGGCAAGTTTCACAACTAACGGAACTATTTTTCTTTTTCGCTTGGCGAATAATATCTACTGATTTTCCTGAAGAAACGTGGGCAATATGTACTTGACCGTAATGCTTTGCCAACATTACATCACGCGCAACCATTATTTCTTCAGAAAGAGCCGGAATCCCGGGCAAACCAATTGCCGTGGATAGAGCCCCTTCATTCATGGCTCCACCATGAGCTAATTCCCTGTCTTCGCAATGGGCAATAATTGGCAAGCCAAACTGTTTGGAATACTCAAGGGCACGTCGCATCATGTCTGCCTTCATGATAGGCTTGCCATCGTCAGAGAAAGCAACTGCCCCCTCTTCGGCCATTAAACCCATTTCCACTAATTCTTCACCAGCTAAACCTTTGGAAACGGCACCAATAGGATAAACATTAACCATTCCAGTTGCAGCCGCTTTTGTGCGAATGTATTCAATTAAAGCCGGGCTATCAAGAACCGGTTCGGTATTAGCCATACAGCAAACCGTGGTAAAACCACCCCTGGCTGCTGCTCTGGTTCCGGAAGCAATTGTTTCTTTGTCTGGCCGGCCAGGATCACGTAAATGGGTATGCATATCAATGAGCCCAGGCAGAACCAGTTTCCCTTTTGCATCAATAATTTTGGCTTTGGTACTGTGTAGTTTAGTCTTAATAAACTTAATTTTACCCTCTTCAATTAAGACATCACGAACCGCATCAAGCCCAGAGGCTGGATCAATTACTCTGCCATTTTTAATCAATAAAGCTGCCATTAGCCGCCAATCCTTTTTCTCACTTTGGAAATCAAGCCCTTGATTCCCTTGCCTTCTTTTTTTCTGCCGCCCAACTCCTCGGCTTTCAAATTGTTCAAAGCCCTTGTAGCTGCTCGTTGCTCCGATTCTTTTTTGTTCCTTCCCTTGCCGATCCCATATCTTTTACCGCAAACTTTTACTTCCATCCAAAAAACCCGCCGATGCCTGGGTCCGGTTTCTTTAATTACCCGATAGCGCGGCAACTCCCATTTTCTCTTTTGGGTATATTCCTGCAAAGTAGATTTATAGTCGGTAATATATCCAACTTGTGAGGTTTTTTCTATTTCCGGAGATAAAAGTTTTAAGATCATTTCCCGTGACTTGCCAAGGCCGGCATCAAGAAAAACCGCTCCAATAATTGCTTCAAAGGCGTTGGCAAGGTTTGATTTTCTTTTAGTTCCACCACTTCTTTTTTCATTGGGACTTAAGAGCAAATAATCCCCTAGCAGCAGCTGTTTGCCTATCATTGCCAGAGTATCATCGGAAATGACCGAAGCGCGAATTTTAGTCAGGTCTCCCTCTGCTCGTTCAGGAAATTTATGATAGATATACTCGCTGATCACTAATTTTAAAATTGCGTCACCAAGAAACTCTAAGCGTTCATTGTCAGGGATCTTTTTTTCGTGGCCAAAGGAACTGTGAGTCAAAGATTGGTTTAAAATATTCTTATTGAGAAAGAAGGTGTCTAGTTTCTTTTCGATTTCTGCTAGCTCTTTTTCTCGTTGCGGGGAAATCTGTTCCATTTGACAATATATTATACATTACTTATACTTACTTAGCAAACCAACCTAAATTGCTAAATTGTGGGCGAATAACAACAATTTAATAGTTTCGCAATTTGTTTTTAATAAGGAGGTTTTTATGGCCGTTTTATCTCCCTTGATGAGTTACATCGTAGACAAGGAAGTTGGTTTTCCTATTCCGTCAGAAAAAGAAAAAATCAACAAAGCTTTAAGACGTTATCGCAATATATTAGGCCAACACCCCAATAGGGCTGACGCTCCTGAAATCATGTTCGGCATAGCCGATCTTTTAGTCGGACGTAATGAGCCTGGAGACTACTCCAAGGCAATGAGCTTATACGACCAAATATTACTGCGCGCTGCTCCAGAATATTTACGGGCTCGCGCCTTCATCGGCAAAGCCGAATTGATGATTGGTTCTCCGGAAAAATTTAGCGATGCAATCTCTCTGTGTGAAAGAGCCAGAAAAATCTTTAAGGCTGATGTCTCTGATTTTTTTGCCGCTAAAGCCTTTATTGTGGAAGCCGAACTTCTCCTGTCCCGCCAAGAAAAGGGTGATTGGGCCAAAGCCCTTAATTTAATCAACCGGGTAGTCAAAGAAAGTGAAGCCCATTGGTATTTCAGGGGCAGGGCTTTGCTTTCCAAAGCAGAGATAATGTTATACCGCCAGCCAGCCGATTTAGCCGCCAGCCTAAAATGCGTTGACTTTGCCTTAAAAGAAATGAAGGCTAGGCCTGATGACTATTTTAGTAATAAGGGCAAGGTCGTTAAAGCGGAAATCCTTTGTCGCCGCGGCAAAAAAGCTGACTTCAACCGAGCAGAAAAGCTGCTGCTGGAAGTCATTAAAATGCCGCTGCCTTACAAAGACCTGATTGCCAGAGCCAGGCTTGACTTAGCTGAAATTGCCCATCATCCTAAAGCCATTAAACTGCTTAAACAAGTTCACGAGATGGAAGGTCTTGATCCTTACCTCATTGATAAGGCCCGCATTATTGAAGAAAACATCGAAAAGACCAAGAAGGAAAAGAAAAAACGAAAATAATGGGTCAAACTATTGCCGAGAAAATCCTAGGTTCCCACGCAGGAAAAACCGCCAAAGCCGGCGACATTGTGGTTGCGGATCTTGATTTTATGATTGGTCAAGACGGCACTTCTGGAGTGGCCATTGATTCTTTCCGCAAGATGGAGGCTCAAAAAGTTCTTCGCCCGGACAAAGCAGCTATTATAATTGACCATAGTTCCCCTTCCCCTAATTCCGGAGTTTCTGCTATACACAAAAAGATCAGGGAATTTTGCCTGGAGCAAGGGGTAAAACTTTATGATATTGGCTGCGGTGTTTGCCATCAAATTACCCCGGAACAAGGCCATGCGGTTCCCGGCGACTTAATTATTGGCGCAGATTCTCATACCTGCACTTACGGCGCTATCAACGTTTTTTCAACTGGGATTGGCTCAACTGACTTGGCCGCTGCCTGGGCATCCGGCAAACTCTGGTTCAAGGTGCCTGAAACTATTAAGGTCGTTTATAATGGAAAGTTACCTAAGGGCCTTTCTTCTAAAGATATGGTGTTAAAGCTGATCGGCGACATAGGGGCTGATGGAGCTACTTACATGGCACTGGAAATTGGTGGAGATACTATTTCCGACCTGTCAGTTGACGCTAGATTCACAATTTCCAACATGGCTATCGAATGCGGTGCCAAAGCTGGACTGATGGAGGCTGACAAAAAGGTTCTTGATTGGGTGAAACAACATTCTAAACGAAAAGTTAATCCTGTGGCAGCGGATAAAGAGGCCAAATACGCTAAAACAATTGGAATTGATGTGACCAAACTTGAACCACAAATCGCCAAGCCACACACTGTTGATAATGTTGTGCCGATTTCCCAACTTGGGGATGTTACAATTCAACAAGGTTTTATTGGCACTTGTACTAACGGTAGATTAGAAGATTTTCAGATTGCTGCCAAGATTTTAAAGGGTAAAAAAGTCAAGGCTGGTTGCCGCTTAATTATTGCTCCAGCCTCAACCCAAATACTTTTGGAGATGATTAAAGACGGAACCTATCAAACCTTACTCGAAGCTGGCGCAATTGCGGTAACCCCAGGTTGTGGACCATGTGTAGGAACACACAACGGCGTTCCTTCTGATGGGGAGAATGTGATTTCCACTGCAAACAGAAACTTTTTAGGCCGCATGGGCAACACCAAGGCTTTTATCTACCTCGGCTCACCTGCTACAGTTGCTGCCTCTGTGATTGAAGGGAAAATCGCTGACCCAAGAAAGTACGTCTAAGGGAACCTTCCCTCCTCCCCCTTTGTCTAATATAATGTAGCCATGGATCAATTGGACTTTACCGAAATATACTCGCAACACAAGGAATTTGTCTGGCGGCTGGTTTCTCGCTTTGTTGTGACCAAAGAAGACCGTGAAGACTTGTTTCAGGAAGTTTTTATTAGGATCTATCGCGCCCTAGGTAAGTTTAAGGGCCAATCTAAATTGGAAACCTGGCTCTATCGGCTTACAACCAATACCGCCATAAATTATTTAAATAAACAGAAAAGGATCCGCAGAGTGAAAGAATTATTAGAAAAAATGAGAATTATCAGTTCCGTTGAGGATAAAGAGCCTGAAATAGAAGGGTCGTTGCTAAGACCTTTAGAAAAACTTAACTCCAAACAAAAAATGATTTTGTTGCTGGCCGAGGTAGAGGAGCTGCCCCTGGCTCAGATTGCCGAAAACATGAATATTCCCATTGGAACGGTGAAGTCCAATTTGAATAGGGCCAAAGAAATTATGCGTAAGTCCCTTAACGAGGAGGACTTGTCCTCCGACTTGTCCGCCGAAGTCCGTAGGACGAAGGAGGAAGTTTCAACGAAGGAGGAGAAAAATGGATAAGTATAATAATTATATCGAGAAGTTAAAAAACTATGCACCTGAGGCAGATTTCTCTAAAAGGCAGACTGCGATTGAACAAAAAGTAGCTACAAAATCATTTTTGTCCTTTTCGAAACTCGCTCTAGTAACCGGATTGGCCTCTATCCTAATCCTAATCTCAGTATTTTCCTATTCCGGCCAATTCAATTACAACAATGAAGATCCTGTGTCCTGGGTCTTGAGTCAAGACTCAAACAATAACGATGATATTCTCTTGAGTTATATCTTAAATGACTAAGGGAACCTTTAAGAAACTTAGATTGTCTAATATTTTAGAAACCAAAAGGAGGAACCGAAGATGAAAAATAAACTTGTCTCTCTCGCTCTGTTCCTGGTTCTGTCTCTAGCCCTCACGACCTCTCAAGCCTTGGCCTGGGGCGGTGGTCAAGGGGGACCTAGCATGAAGAGAGGGATGGAATCCAAGATGTTTAAAACCCTGGCTTTAACCAAAGAACAAAAAGAAAGGTTTCTAACCGAAAGACAAAAGATGGCAAAGGAAGCCCTGGAATCTCGGCAAAAAAACGAAAGGTTTAGACTGGAAATGAAGGCCGAGCTTGTCAAAGATAGCCCTGATAAAGACAGGCTACATAAACACATTAGGGAAATTAACAATAATTCAACCGAGCTACAGATAAAGCGGCTGGATTTAATGCTGGAAATGAGATACCAATTAACCCCCGAGCAAAGAGTTAAATTTAAAGAAATGGTCGAAAATGAGAGAAAGCAAATGAAGAAATCATGGGGCAAGAAAAAACATTAGGTTTGTCGTTAATTAAACCCCTAAAAAGGTCTACCACTCAGTAGGCCTTTTTTATTTATTTTCAAAAAAAGTGAAATCCTTGCCAAAAAGTGTCGATATATATATAGGAAGCCATACCTTCCTTTTCACCAAAAATCGAACAATGACGGAAGAGCCTGTTCTTCCGTTTTTTGTTGTCTAAATTAGCCTGCTTGCCCAGATGAGCGAAGCGACATCGGGGTTGGGGCTTTTTTCTTTTATAAGAAAAGACCTCTGAAGGCCTCTTTAATGTTTGGGGTGGCTTTGGCTTTAGAAGCTTTTAACTCCTTAGCATTAGCCTGAGGAATAACAATTTGTTTAAAGCCTAACTTTTCTGCTTCTTTCACCCTTTGTTCAATTTGGGAAACTGAACGAATCTCCCCTGCCAAACCAATCTCCCCAATAACTGATGTTTTGGCATCAACCGGTTTGTTTTTATAACAAGAAGCAATCGCCACTGCAATAGCCAAGTCTATCGCCGGCTCAGTAACTTTAACTCCCCCAGCCGCATTAACATAAATATCAGCTGAAGAAAGCTTTAGACCAAGCTGTCGTTCAAGCACCGCAATAATAATTAAGACTCGATTATAATCTACCCCCGTAGTCTTGCGCATCGGATAGGCTAGTTTACTAGGGGTTACCAGGGCCTGGATTTCAACCAATAATGGTCTTGTTCCTTCCATGGCCGCTGTTATAACCGATCCCGGAGAATCCAAGGGGCGCTCGGACAAAAAAACTTCTGATGGGTTGGTAACCTCAACCAAACCCGTATCTTTCATCTCAAAGATACCAACCTCATTGGTTGAACCAAATCTGTTTTTATTGGCCCGCAGAATGCGATACTGTCTGTGTTTCTCCCCCTCAAAATAAAGGACCGTATCCACAATGTGTTCCAATAGCCTGGGACCAGCAATGTTGCCATCTTTAGTCACGTGACCAACAATAAAGATTGGTATGCCTGAAGCTTTGGCTAGTTGAACTAGATAATTGGCACATTCTCTGACTTGAGAAACAGAACCAGGGGCAGAGGAGACGTCTTCGCGAAACATCGTTTGAATAGAATCAATCACTACAAACTGGGGTTTAACATCCGCAACAGCTTTTTCAATCGCAAAAATATTGGTTTCTGCTAGTAGCAGCAGATTTTTAGATAAAGTTCCCAACCTTTGCGCCCGCAATCTAATCTGCTTAGCCGACTCTTCACCAGAAACATAAAGCACTTTTTCTTTTTGGCTTAGGGCTTCCGCAACCTGAAGCATCATCGTGGATTTGCCAATTCCTGGCTCACCGGAAACCAAAACCGCCGATCCACCAACCACTCCCCCACCCAGGACCCGATCTACTTCTGGAATTGAAGTGCTTTGCCGCTCTTCATGCTTATAGTCAACCTCTGTTATGGAAATCGGGGTTTGGATCTTTGCACTTTGAACTTGGAATTTGTTTTGTCCTTTGATCCTTGAGGTTTGAGCTTCTTCAGTTAATGAGTTCCATTCCTCACAAGACGGACATTGTCCCGACCAACGGGGAAAGCTTTGTCCACAAGAAGAACAGACGTAGAGGGTGGTTTGTTTAGTCACGTGAAGCGGGTGCCTTTTGTTTTTTCTCCGAACTCTTTTCCGTTGGCGCTAATTTCCCTCTGGTCCCACTAAAAACAATCTTGTCTTTTTCCACTTTTAAAGCAATCTTACTACCATATCCAAACTTACCTTTTAAAATTTCTTCAGAAAGTGGATCTTCAACATATTCTGAAATAGTGCGGCGCAACGGCCTGGCTCCTAATTTTGGATCAAAGGCCTTATCAACCAAAAAGGTTTTTACTGCCTTAGGAACTTTCAAGGACAAAAACTTTTCTTCTAGCCGCTTATTTAAATCTTCCAGCATAATATCGATAATACCGACCAAATCTTCTTTGGCTAAGGCCTTAAAAACAATCTTGGCATCAACCCGATTAAGAAATTCCGGCTTAAATTCCTTTTCCAACTGCGCCAGAACTGTTTTTTTCATTTTCTCATAATTTGACCCTGTATCCTGGCTGTTAACAAAGCCCATAGAGGTCTCTTTGCGAATTAAATCAGCACCAACATTGCTGGTCATGATAATAACCGTATTTTTAAAGTCAATCTGCCTGCCCTGGGCATCAGTGATTTGACCATCATCTAAGATTTGCAATAAAACATTCATCACATTTTGATGAGCCTTTTCAATTTCATCAAAAAGTACTACAGAATGTGGCCTACGTCGGACTGCTTCAGTTAACTGACCCCCTTCACCAAAACCAACATAGCCCGGAGGGGAACCCATCAGGCGAGAAACTGTGTGCTGCTCCAGGTATTCAGACATATCAAGTCGTACCATGGCATCAATATCACCAAAAAGAAATTCCGCTAAGCGCTTGCCCAGCTCTGTCTTTCCCACTCCAGAAGGACCTAAGAAAATAAAAGAGCCAATTGGTCGCTTGGGATCTTTCAGCCCTGCCCTGGCCCGGCGAATAGCTTTAGAAATAGAGGTAATCGCTTCATCCTGGCCAATTACCCGCTTCTTTAAATCTTCTTCCATTTTCAACAATCTTTCCGTCTCTTCAAATGTTAACTGGGTAACCGGCACCTTGGTCCAGGCAGAAACCACCTGGGCAATAACTTCTGAAGTAACCTCCGGGTAACCTTCCCGGCTCAAACCGGTAATCTTTTTGGAAGCTGCTTCATACTGCAGCCTTAAGGCATCTTCTTTGTCCCTGAGTTCTGCGGCCTTTTCAAATTCTTGGTTTTCCACGGCACTGTTTTTTCCGCCTTTTACTCTTTCAATCTCCTTAGTTATCTCCACCAGCTCGGGCGGAGCAACTGCTGACTGCAACATTACCTTGGAAGCAGCTTCATCAATTAAGTCTATCGCCTTATCGGGCAAGTGACGGTCAGCAATGTAACGAGCCGATAAACGAGCTGCCGAAACCAAAGCTTCTTCGGTAATCTTGACCTTGTGGAAGTCTTCATAGCGACCACGCAAACCTTTTAAAATCTCGGTTGTCTCTGCAATCGAAGGTTCCTCAACCATGACTGATTGAAACCTTCGCTCCAGAGCAGGGTCAGATTCAATTTTTTTACGAAATTCGTCAATCGTCGTTGCACCAATACACTGTAACTCTCCACGAGCTAAAGCTGGTTTCAAGATATTAGCAGCATCCATAGCCCCTTCTGCCGCCCCGGCACCAATCAAAGTGTGTAGTTCATCAATAAAAAGAATCACTGAGCCATCTTTGGTCACCTCACCAATTACTTTTTTCATCCGCTCTTCAAATTCACCACGATAGCGAGTCCCAGCAACCATTAAGCCTAAGTCCATAGTGACAACCCGCTTACTTAAAAGTGTGGGCGGCACATCTCCGGCAATGATCTTTTGGGCTAACCCCTCAACGATAGCGGTTTTGCCCACGCCAGCTTCTCCGATTAGAACCGGATTGTTCTTTTTACGGCGGGAAAGGATCTGAATTACTCGCTCTATTTCTTTAGCCCGACCAATCACCGGGTCAAGCTTGTTTTGCCTTGATAAAACAGTTAAATCTCTGCTAAAGGTATCTAGAACAGGGGTTCTGGTTTGTCTCGGCATTCTTTTTTGAGAAATATTGACCTCGCCCAGAATAGCAATAATGCTATTTTTAGCCGAAGAAACTGTGATCCCCAACTCACCCAAGACCTCGCTGACCACCCCACTACTCTCTCTTAAGATCCCAAGGAACAAGTGCTCAACACCAACATAACTATGCCCCAACCCACGCGCCTCATCCCAGGCAAGTTCAATAACCTTTTTCACCTGGGTATTAAAGGGGATTTCTGGCTCGCTGGCAGATTCGTCAGTTTCCGAAGAAATGTTTTCTTCCAGTGATTTCTTTAAAGTAGCCGGCTCAACATGAAAAGTCTCTAGGGTTTTAATTACAACCGCTTCCCCTTCTCTTAACATTCCCAAGAGGAGATGTTCTGCCCCTACAAAATCAGAGCCTAAACGTTTAGCCTCTTCCTGGGCCGCCATAATTACCCTGATAGCTTTTTCTGTAAATCGTTCAAACATTGCCATAGTGGACTCATTCTAGCAAATTTTAATCGTAATCTCCAGCTTGTGCTGAGGCTAGCATTTTTAAACAGGAGGGAGATTATTTTTGTTTTATCCCTTCCAAATATCGATTAATTGCTTGTGCGGTTTGCCTGCCTTCATAAATCGCCCAGACAACTAACGATTGTCCTCGTCTTATATCACCAGCAGCAAAAACATTATTAACCGAGGTTTGATAATTATCAGCTTTAACATTCCCGCGCTGGTCGTAGTCTACTTTTAATTGATCGAGCAAGCCAGCGTGTTCAGGGCGAACAAAACCCATAGCCAAAAAAACCAGATCCGCTTCAAGACAAAACTCCGAATCTGGAATTTCTATTGTTTTTTTATCTGCAAATTTAACTTGTACACATTTCAAACATTTTACTTGGCCATTTTTACCTTCAAATTCTTTAGTTAAGACCGCCCACTTACGATCTACCCCCTCTTCATGACTACTGGTAGTCTTTAAAAGGAAAGGATATGTTGGCCAAGGCTGTTGTTTTGGTCTCTCTTCCGGGGGTTTAGCCAATAATTCGACCTGAATAACACAAGCGGCCCCTTGACGGTTTGCAGTACCAACACAATCAGAGCCAGTATCTCCCCCACCAATAACTACAACCTTTTTACCTTTGGCATTTATAGGACTGGCAACAAACTTTTCTCCCGCTACTTTGCGATTGCTCTGAGTTAAATACTCCATAGCAAAATGAAGGCCCTTCAAGTTCCGCCCAGGAATCTTCAGGTCGCGAGGAACACGAGAGCCGCCAGCCAAACAAATAGCATCGAACGACTTTGTCAGTTTAGCAATTGGATAGTCGCTGCCAACGTCAACCCCTGTCTTAAATATAATTCCCTCTCGTTCCCAAACACTGATTCGTCGATCAAGCACTTTTTTTTCTAACTTAAAATCAGGAATTCCATAACGCATTATCCCGCCAACTTTTTGATCACGCTCAAAAACTGTCACCTCATGACCAGCTCGGTTAAGGTTAACCGCACAGGAGAGTCCTGCTGGACCAGAACCAACTACCGCAACTTTTTTGCCTGTTCTTTGCTTTGGTGGTTGAGGCTTTATCAAGCCTTCTTTAAAGGCCTGTTCGACAATCGCTAATTCATTCTCACGGATAGTAACAGGATCGTCGTTAACCCCCAACACACAAGCATGTTCACACAAAGCCGGACAAACTCGGCCGGTAACCTCTGGTAAAATATTACTAGCTTCAAGCAAGGCACAAGCTTTTTCCCACTGCTGGTTGTGAACCGCATCATTCCACTCGGGAATATAATTACCAAGCGGACAAGCCCAATGACAAAATGGGACACCACAATCCATACAACGCGAAGACTGCTCCCTAGACTCTCGCTCTGAACGCAAAGAAAAAACCTGCCCATAGTCTTTGACCCGCTCACAAACCGGGCGGTACTCCGAAGACTGCCTTTTGATCTTTAGAAATCCTTTTGGATTACCCATGAGTTACTCCTATCTTCGCCAACTCCTCTTCATCCATGGCTCGTTCTTCTAAAACTCGTTTATATTCTATCGGCATTACTTTGATAAAGCGGCGACTCTCAACAGAATAATCATCCAAGATCTCTTTGGCGATTGGACTGCGTGTATATTTAAAATGTTTCTGCAACAGATCCTTAACAACTTTTTTGTCGGCAACGTCTAACTGTTCTAGCTCAACCATGCTGTAATTACAATTGGCAGAAAATTCATTGTATTTATCATAAACATAAGCAATTCCCCCTGACATCCCAGCGGCAAAGTTCCTTCCCGTTTTACCGAGAACAACAACTAACCCACCAGTCATATATTCACAGCCATGATCCCCTATTCCCTCAACCACAGCACTAAGTCCAGAATTGCGAATGCAGAAACGCTCCCCTGCTTTGCCACGAATATATGCTTCACCGGCAATAGCGCCATAGAAAGTCGTATTGCCAATCAAAATATTTTCTTCTGGTTTGTAGGTTGATTTTTTACCGGGATAAACAATCAACTTGCCACCAAACATCCCCTTGCCAACATAATCATTAGCTAGGCCTTCAAGCTCAAAAGTAATGCCTGGAGCTAACCAAGCCCCAAAACTCTGGCCAGCCACCCCATTTAATTTAAAATAAATTGTGTCCGCCGGCAACCCTTTTTCTCCTTGCTGTTTAATTAATTGACCGCTTAACATACCACCGCAAGTGCGGTTCATATTTTCAATCTTTAATTCCGCCTTAACCGGCTCGCCTTCTTCAAGGGCGGCTTTGGCTAATTTGATTAGTTTGCAATCGAGAATTTTATCAAGACCATGATCTTGTTTTTCCGTACAATAACGTTGTTCCCCATCCGGTTGAGCGAGAATTTTACTGAAGTCTAAATCCTTGGCTTTCCAGGGCAATAGTTTTTTATCAACTTCCAACAAATCAACCCTGCCCACCAGCTCATTTACGGTTCGAACCCCTAACTCAGCCATGATTTCTCTCAATTCTTCGGCTACAAAACGTAAAAAATTAACAATATGCTCCGGTTTGCCTCGATACCTTTTGACTAAGCAAGGATCTTGAGTTGCCACACCCAACGAACAGTTGTTCAGATGACAATGGCGCAACATCACACAACCGGAAACAATTAAAACAGAAGTGGCGAAACCAAATTCTTCTGCCCCTAACATGGCAGCAATAGCTACGTCTCGACCGGTGCGAATCTGCCCATCGGTTTGCAGACGAACTCGACCGCGCAAATTATTTAGAACCAATGTTTGATGAGTTTCAGCTAAACCAAGTTCCCAAGGTAACCCAGAATATCTAATTGAGCTTAGAGGAGAAGCCCCTGTCCCTCCATCCCCTCCTGAAATCAGGATCATATCAGCATGACCTTTGGCAACACCAGCCGCAACAGTTCCTACCCCAACTTCAGCAACAAGTTTGACACTAATACGCGCTCTGGGATTAGCGTTCTTCAGATCAAAGATTAATTGGGCTAAATCTTCAATGGAATAAATATCATGATGTGGTGGTGGGGAAATCAAAGTCACCCCTGGCGTGGTATATCTTGTCTTAGCAATTATCTCACTAACTTTATGACCCGGCAGCTGACCCCCTTCGCCAGGCTTGGCACCTTGAGAAATTTTTATTTGAATCTCATCCGCATTAACCAAATAGTTAGTAGTTACACCAAAACGACCGGAGGCAACTTGTTTGACAGCACTGCGGCGATCATCAAGAAAACGACCGGGATCTTCTCCCCCTTCACCTGTGTTTGATTTTCCGCCAATCATGTTCATGGCTTTAGCAATCGTTTCATGAGCAGGCCCAGAGATTGAACCAAAACTCATCGCTCCGGTGACAAAGCGCTTGAGGATATTTTCAACAGGTTCAACTTCTGTTATCGTTATGGGTTTCGGTTGCGGCTTGAATTTTAACAAACTGCGTAAAGTTGTCGGATTCTTGCTTTGGTCATTGATTAGTTTTGAAAACTCTTTGAAGCGGGCAAAGTCATTATTTTTAGCTGCATCTTGAATTGCGGCAATAGTTTCTGGATTCCAAAGATGAAATTCCCCATCTCTCCGCCATTGATAAACACCACCACTAGCCAGAAGGGGCTGCTGGTTAGAAAAAGCCTGTAGATGTCTTAACTTGTTCTCTTTTGCTAAAATTTTAAAATCTGCTCCCCCAATTCGTGAAGGAGTCCCCTCAAAACAACGCTCGATAACCTCATCCCCCAAACCTAGAACTTCAAAAATCTGCGCGCCACGATAACTATTTAGAGTAGAGATGCCCATTTTAGACAAAATTTTCTTCAACCCTTTTTCAATGGCTTGACGATAATTATTTATTGCCGTTTTACTGTCTAAAACTAAATCGCCCCGCTCTGCCAACAACTCAATGGCTTCGTAAGCCAAATAGGGATTAATCAAGTCAACACCATAGGCAAAGAGCAAAGCAAAATGATGCACTTCTCTCGGTTCAGCGCTCTCTATAATAAGACCGACTTTAGTTCTTAATGCTTGTCTGATCAAATAATGATGAATGCCCCCCACAGCCAACAAAGCTGGCATGGCTCGCTGTTTTTCGCTGATGCCACGATCACTCAAAATTAGGTAGGTATACCCCTCATTGATGGCTTGCTCTGCTTCACGACAGATCCGCTCCAAAGATTTAGCTAAATGAGAGGTGTAAAGCAAGGAAATAGTTTTACTGCGAAAACCATCCCTTTGAATTGCCCGAATCCTTTCTAAGTCTTCATTGTTGAGAATTGGTTCTTTAACAAATAACTTGTGGCAATGCTCGGGGGTCTCTTTCAAAACATCCTGCTGTGGTCCCACATAACTGGCGAGACTCATCACCAACCCTTCCCTAATCGGATCAATGGCTGGATTAGTCACCTGAGCAAAGAGCTGCCGAAAATAATTATATAAGAGCTGCGGTTGATTTGACAAAACAGCATGCGGAGTATCATTCCCCATTGAGCCGACCGGCTCTTTGCCCTTCTCGGCCATCGGTTTAATAATGGTACGAAAATCTTCCCGAGTGTAACCAAAAGCTTTTAAGCGGGTTAAAAGATCTGTCTGTTCTTTTTCCTGACTCCCTATCTTGGGCAAATCAGTCAGATTAATTAGATTTTCTTTGAGCCATTGTCCATAAAAACGCCGACTATATATCTCTTCTTTTATTTCTTGATCTTCAACGATACGACTTGTTTCTGTGTCAATGTAGAACATTTTGCCTGGCTCAAGACGACCAGATGTTTTAATGTTTTCTGGTTTCGTATCCATAACGCCAACCTCGGAGGACATAACCACTGTGTCATCTTTGGTAACAATATATCTAGCTGGTCGCAACCCATTGCGATCAAGCACTGCGCCAACGTGTTTTCCATCAGTAAAAGCGATCGCCGCCGGTCCATCCCAGGGTTCCATAAAGCAGGCATGGTATTTATAAAAATCCCGCACCTCTTTGTTCATTAAATTATTATGTTCCCAAGCTGCGGGGATCAACATCATCATGGCATGTGGTAGAGAGCGGCCAGAAAGAACTAATAATTCAAAAACATTATCCAAAGCGGCAGAGTCACTGCCACCCGGCACAATCACATCTATCCCCCTAGCCCGCATCCAGTTAACATTACCCCGCAAAGTATTGATCTCACCATTGTGCGCTAGAAAACGAAATGGTTGGGCCAAATCCCAAGTGGGAAAAGTGTTAGTGCTATAACGGGAATGCACTAAGGCAATTGAACTTGCTATGGCCGGATCTTTAAGATCAGGGAAGAATCTTTCAACCTGATCCGGCATCAACAAACCTTTATATATAATAGTACGAGAAGAGAGGCTTAAGGTATAAAGATCAGTAGTTTTAACCTCTTTTTCGATCTTGCGACGAATTGCATATAGCCGACGTTCAAACTCAAGTTGCGAGTTAACTTTTTTACCCTTAGCAATAAAGGCTTGTTCAATAACCGGTTGTGAGTCTTGAGCGGTTTTACCAATTGCCTCTTTATCAACAGGAACCTTTCTCCAGCCTAGAAAAACCTGCCCCTCTTCTTCCACCACTTTGGCAAAAACAACTTTGCAAATACTGCGCAATCTTTTATTTTGGGGGAGAAAAACTAAACCGGTGCCATAAGATCCCGCTCGAGGTAATTTTGCAAAGACTTTAGCATAAAAATCATGGGGAATCTGGATTAAAATGCCAGCGCCATCACCAGTATCTGGATCAGCGCCAACCGCACCGCGATGGGCCAAGCGTTTTAGAACTGTTAGGCCTTGTTCGACAATTGAGTGGGACTTTTGTCCTTTAATATTGACGACAAACCCAACCCCACAGCTATCATGCTCAAAGTTGGGACTATATAGTCCCTGCTCTTTATATTTTTCATATCCCATCATAACGACACCTTTTTATGACCGACCCCTTTATTTTGAGAAAATCGGGCGCGCCCAAAGGTGTCGAGCCAAAAAGGCAACGCCCGTTTATTTTATAGAATCGGTAGATACTTTTTGATTTCGTATTCTGTAACTTGGATACGGAATTCATCCCATTCTTTCTTCTTCAGATCAATAAAACGCTTGAAGGTATGGTCCCCCAAGGTATCGCGCAGCAACTCACTCTTGCTAGCCAAACCGATGGCTTCCCCTAAACTTGAAGGGAGTGACTTGATCCCACGCTCTTCTCTTTCCTCATCAGTTAGATGATATAGGTTAAGCTCCATTGGCTCTTGCAGCTTATACTCTTCTTCAATCCCTTTCAAACCAGCAGCCAACATAACTGCTAGCTGTAGATAAGGATTGCCTGATGGGTCTGGGCAACGCAATTCCATTCTGGTGGCTGTCTCTTTGCCTGGGGCATACATTGGCACACGAACCAAAGCAGAACGGTTACGTCTTGACCAAGCAATATAAACAGGGGCCTCGTAGCCTGGCACCAAACGTTTATAAGAATTTACCCATGGTGCTAAAATAGAAACTATTTCTGGAGCATGCTTTAAAATTCCAGCAATGTATGATTTGCCAACTTTTGATAAGTGATACTTATCTGTCTTGTCAAAAAAGGTATTAGACTTTCCCTTAAATAATGATTGGTGAACGTGCATACCAGAGCCGTTTTGACCAAATATTGGTTTTGGCATAAAAGTAGCATAAACACCATTGGCAGAAGCAATTTCTTTAACCGTTAAACGATAAGTGACCATATCGTCAGCCATTTTTAGACCATCATCATAACGCATATCAATTTCATGCTGTGATGGTGCTACTTCGTGGTGGGAGTATTCAATATTAATGCCCAGTTTCTTCATAGCAAAAATAGTGTCCCGTCTTAGGTTGGAAGCCATATCTAGTGGGGTTAAGTCAAAATAACCGCCTTCATCAAGAGTTTCTGTCCCCTTAGAATCTTTAAAATAGAAATATTCCAATTCTGGCCCAACATAGAAATGATCATAGCCCAACTTGGCCATTTTAGCCAATTGTCTTTTAAGAATATATCTTGGATCTCCTTCGTATGGCTTACCTCCTGGTTGCTTGATGTCACAAATCATTCTGGCGACAGCCTTTTCTTGTGGCCGCCAAGGCAAGATAGCAAATGTATTTGGATCGGGCATCGCAATCATATCCGATTCTTCAATGTCTTGGAAACCTGTGATGGAAGATCCATCAAATCCCATGCCATCTTCTAGGGCATGCTTTAACTCTTCCCGGCCTATTGAAAAGCTCTTGAGAATCCCGTTGATATCCGTAAACCACAACCTGATAAACTCAACATCATTATCCTGGACCTGCTTCAGTATCTCTTCTTTACTTGGCATCTCGACTCCTCCTTTTATTTAGTAATGCGAATTAAAGTAATGTGTAATGAGAATAATCACATTACACATTCCGCATTACTTGTTTTTTTAGTAGCAATTTTATTACCAGGGTAAATGGGGGGGGAATAGGTCTTTTTATACATTTTTGTAGATTGCACAGTAGAAAATGACGATTTTGTCAGCTAATCGTCACAAATTATTAGCCGCTGCGTAGGCACAACAAAATCGGCCAGTGGTCTTAATTAACATCCCAGAAACTTTTCAAGTCCTGGTAATCAACCAAAGCAGTTAAAGCCTTACATTGGGTTTCAATACCAGCTTCTTCCAAGGCAGCAATCGGATTAAGCCCGGCCAAGAAAACCAAACCAACCCGTTCTGGCCCAACAGGAACCCCAAGTAAAGATTGCCCAGGTTTGCCAATCAGCCAAGCAGTGCCTAGCCTTAATTCCTGGGCTTTTTCAAGTAGCTGTTCGGCCTTGCCAACAGCAATCGCCGGAATCTCACGAAACCCAGCCATTAGCCGACCGGAACCAGAGGAAATTACCCCACGAACATTGGTCATTTTACTTTTGATAAAAATTTCTACCGGGTCAAGCGTCGTACCATCATAGCTAATTAGATCTGTAAATCTTAACGGCTTATAATCTTCAATCTGCAAAACCCCGCCAAACTTTGACTCAACAGGAATCCCGGATTTAATTAAAACCGCATTCAAATTAATACTGCACAGCGTGCCAAAGGCCACTTTGCCGGCAGGAACTTCAACCCCACCCAAGCTTTGCCCTTCTTTGGCTAGGGCAACTAAATTAGGGATGGTTTCTTCATGATCATAAACTTCAGCCATAATTTGCTTAGCCATCACAAATTTATTCACCGGTAAAAAACCGATATTAAGAATGACCTTGCCCTGCTTTGTATCTAAATCGAAGTCCATCTTATAAGACATCGTTTCAATGCGAGCAGAGATAAAGCCAACTTTGTCAGAAACTAAGGCATCGTGAAGTTCCTCAACACCCTTTTCTGTGATTACCCGACCCTCTTTCCATTTCCCCTGAGTTAAACCTTTTTCATCCAAGGCCTTCATGTGATGCCTGACAGTTCGCTCTGATAAATCAATACCAAAGTCTTTGAGACGATCAGCAATATCCTTGGAACCAATTGGCTCTTTTGATTGGGAAATAATCTTTAAGATTGTGTTAATTTTACGTTCTACCATACAAATTAATTATACCCCATCTAAAGATCAAAATCCAAAGATCAAAGCACAAAACAAACTCAAAGATCAAAGGAAAAACCTCAAAAAAACAAAACTGTCTGGGATTTGGTGATTGAAACTTGTGATTTGTTTTGGATTTGGTATTTTGAGCTTTGACATTGATTAATACTTGACATACGGCAACGCATTGCCGTATACTATCTTTTGTCTTGAAAATGTGAAATATATGAGTAGAAGGGGGTGAATCTTCAACATCATTCGCGAGTCAATAATATCAAAGGAGATACTAAATGGTAAAAGCAATTTTCGAACAAGTTAAGAAAAGAAATCCTGGGGAACCGGAATTTCACCAAGCAGTTGAAGAGGTTTTAGAATCTATTGCTCCAGTTTTAGAAAAACACCCAGAATATAAAGCAGCTGGGATCGTTGAAAGACTCGTGGAACCAGAAAGACAAATTCTTTTTCGCGTGCCTTGGGTTGACGACAAAGGTGTTGTCCAAGTTAACAGGGGTTTTAGAGTTGAATTCAACAGCGCCATCGGGCCATACAAAGGCGGCCTGCGCTTACACCCTTCTGTCTACATCGGCATCATCAAGTTTTTGGGTTTTGAACAAATCCTCAAAAACTCCTTAACCGGGCTTGCTATGGGCGGCGGCAAAGGTGGCGCTGACTTTGATCCGAAAGGAAAATCCGACGGCGAAGTCATGCGTTTCTGCCAAAGCTTTATGGGTGAATTAGCCAGACACATCGGACCAGACACTGACGTCCCGGCTGGTGACATTGGCGTTGGCGGTCGAGAAATTGGCTACTTGTACGGCATGTACAGAAAAATTAGAAACGAATTTACCGGTGTATTAACCGGTAAAGGTTTGGATTGGGGCGGCAGCTTAGTTAGAACCGAAGCAACTGGCTATGGCCTGGTCTATTTCTTACTGCAAATGTTAAAAGATGCAGGCAAAGATATTAAAGGAGCAACCGTAGTTAGCTCTGGTTCCGGCAACGTTTCAATTTATGCAGCCCAAAAATGTCAACAATTAGGTGCTAAGGTTGTGGCCATGAGTGACTCTGCCGGCTACCTCTACGACAAAGACGGCATAGACCTAAAGGTTGTTCAGCAATTAAAAGAGGTCGAAAGAAAAAGAATCAAAGAATATATCAAACACCGACCTGATGCCAAATATCAAGAAGGTTGCAGCGGCATCTGGACCATTAAGTGCGACATCGCCCTACCAAACGCGACCCAAAACGAAATCAACAAGAAGTCTGCTGAGACCTTGGTTGAAAATGGTGTTTGGGCTGTTGCCGAAGGTGCCAACATGCCTTCCACCCCAGATGCAATTAAAGTTTTCTTGAAAAACAAAGTTGCTTTTGGACCTGCTAAAGCTGCCAATGCCGGTGGCGTAGCTGTTTCTGGATTGGAAATGGCCCAAAACAGCCAAAGACTGTCATGGTCATTCGAAAAGACAGATAAATATCTGGACGAAGGGATCATGCAGCATATTTACCGCTCAGCCAAGAAGTCTGCGGAAGAATACGGTCAGCCTGGCAACCTGGTTGTCGGCGCAAACATTGCCGGATTCGAAAAAGTTGCTCGCGCAATGCTGGCTCAAGGGATAATCTAAGCAACCTGCTTTTCATAAGTGGGCAAAACCAAGAAGAGCCCTCTGACATAACGTCAGGGGGCTCTTTCTTTTACCCCCTCTAGAGAGGGGAGGCGTGTTTTACGTAGATGGGCCTGCCTGCCGGCAGGCAGGGGTGAATTAGAGCGCTTCTAAATATTTATCCAATTCCCACGGAGTAATCTGCATCCTATACTCATCAAACTCAGCTAATTTAGCTTCGTAAAAACGATCAAAAGTGTGCTGGCCCAATGCATCTAGAATTACTTTATCGCCTTTTAATTCCTCAATTGCCCGCTTAATCGAAAACGGCAACATATCAATATGCTTTTCCTGCAATTCATTAGACTTAAGCTGATAAACATCTTCCTCAACAGGCTTAGGTGGCTTGAGACCTTTTTTAACTCCGTCCAAACCAGTTTTTAACATAGCCGCAAAAGCTAAGTAAGGATTGGCTGACGGATCGGGACAGCGTAATTCTATTCTGGTAGATTGTTCCCTGCCAGGCGAATAGCGAGGGATTCTGATTAGGGCTGAACGGTTAACTTGTCCCCAGCAGATATAAACCGGCGCCTCATAACCAGAAACCAGGCGCTTGTAAGAATTGATTGTCGGCGCAACAATTGCGCACAATGCCTTAGCATGCTTAAGTTGACCAGCCAAATAACTATAGGCAATATCGGACAATTTATATTTATCCTTAGCATCAAAGAAAAGGTTCTTGCCTTTCTTATCAAACAACGACTGATGCACATGCATACCTGAACCAGCTTCGCCATATAAAGGCTTGGGCATAAAAGAAGCATAAAGGCCATGTTGGGCTGCAATTGATTTGATAACGTATTTTAATGTTAAAGTGTTATCTGCTGAGGACAAGGCATTAGAATAGCGCACATCAATCTCGTGCTGACCTGGCCCAACTTCGTGGTGAGACATGTCAGAGATCATCCCCATCGCTTCTAAGGCAAAAATAATATCCTCACGGACTTCTGAGGCTAGATCACGAGCTGGATAATCAAAATAGCCCCCAATATCATGAGGGACTGTGGTAGGCTTCCCCTCTTCCCGCTTAAATAAATAAAATTCAACCTCTGGCCCTGTCTTAAATTCATAACCCAGCTTCCCTGCTTCAGCCAAAACTTTTTTCAAGATTGAACGAGGATCCCCCTCAAAAGGCTTGCCTTCTGGGGTATAAACATCACAGATAAAGCGAGCTGAGCGACGATCTTCAACCTTCCAAGGAATAACCTGATAAGTTAATGGATCAGGCTTTAAAATCATATCTGATTCACAAATTCTGGCAAATCCTTGAACAGAGGAACCATCAAACCAGATCCCTTTTTCTAAAACATCGGACAGACGCTCAATTGGCACGGTGACACACTTCATCATCCCCATAATGTCCGTGAATTGAAGCAAGATAAATTTGATACCGTCTGCCCGCGCCCTTTCTAAAACATCTTTGCTGGTTGAATCTAATGCCATGGTACTTTGCCTCCTTTTTAATATCGACCGATTATATTTACTCCCCTGCTTTGTTCCAATGGATCCCTGTTTCAGGAACCGATCTCGCCAATAACGAACCGTATCTAACTTCAAATTAAACTCACGACTGATCTGCCGTAGTGACACACCCTCCTTTATTTTATTAATTACTTGATCAACCAGTTTTTGATCGGCATGAAGGCCATAAAGATTCGTCAGGGCTCGCTCAGAAAATGTCTCGCCACAACTAGAACACTTAAAACGATTTTGTTCGCCTTGTTTGGTGAGGTAAGAACCAAATTTGACGATATTGCCGCTATTGGCTACACGATAGAGAGGACAATTAGGATTAGGGCAAAAACTTTGGCTCGACATGGGGAAATCTTAGCAAATAGGCCATTATTTGTCAACAGTATTTTGGGTCATGTAGCACCAAAGTAGTAATGTTACACATGGCCAAAGTAGAAATGTTACATTTCTTAAAAAGGAGTGTGACA